>Ga0076101_118_pt1 | contig 9949 bp, 11 predicted proteins | sample RifGroC1_FD_68130 | JGI IMG/M metagenome (GOLD analysis project Ga0076101, IMG submission 68130) | Parcubacteria (Wolfebacteria) bacterium GW2011_GWC1_47_103 | reverse complement strand
GAGACGATCGCAGAAAATCCAAAGGCGATCGAAGATTATAAAAAGGGACAGGAGAATGCGTTACAGTTTTTGATCGGGAAGGTGATGGGCAAGATGAAAGGTCGTGCCAATCCCGTAGAGCTCAAGGCATTGTTCGAAGAAATTCTTAAATAATAAAAGCAATCATGGAACAGAAACCACACGTTCCCGGATATGGAAAGGATGAAAAGCTCAATGAGTACATGAAGCGTGAAATGACGATTGAAGAGATCGACGCCATGGAAGTTGAACCGCTGATCGTCGTGGAGCAAAAAGGAATTATCAAAAGCAAGACAGAGGCACTAAAGAAGCCGGACATCGCTGGCGCACAGCATCGCATCAAGACCGAAGAGATGTCGTTGCACTTGTTGCAGGAAAAACTTGCACGCGAATTGTTCAGTGGGAAAAGTTCGCAAGCAACGGAAGCGCAGATCGAGCATAAAAAAAGAGAGATCGAAAAAATAAAGAGCGGCATCATGCATCACGGGAAGGCCGGTCGAGCATGAAAAAAATTACCAGCCCTGGGCTGGTGATTTTTTATACATTATTTTTCAAGAAATTTTTTTACAAGTACAAGAGCTTCAGCTTCGGTTGTGATCCAATGGATGGATGGATCGCGCTTGAACCAGGTCATCTGTCGTTTGGCATACTGCACGATCTCCGTGGTAAGTGTCTCGATCATAGCCTCGCGGGTGAGTATGCCGCGCAGATGGCGACTGACCCACTGCTCATGAAGTCGTGCGACTTCCTTGAGCATGCCACTCTTGATGCGTCGATGGAGGCGCGCTTCGATGAGTGAACGAAGTTGTTCGTTCGGTCGCGCGATACCGATCGTAAGAAGATCATACGGTGACGACGATGTAATCGGAGGAACAGGGGAGTGGGTAGTGAGTACGATCTCAAGTGCGCGGATAAGACGACGACGATTGTACTGGTCGATCGTAGCGGCGCGCTGCGGATCGATGCGCGTGAGTTGCGCAACAAGTGTGTCGGTTGATCGGAGTTCGAGCTCTTTGCGAAGCGCAGGCTGCGGAGGAACATCGGGAAGAATATAATCGCGCGTTACCGCATCGATATATAATCCGGTGCCGCCACAGAGAATAGGAACGCGCCCTCGTCGTACGATCGATGCGATGGCTTTTTTCGCAAGGCGCTGATAGCGGGTTACGGTAAAGGTACGCTTCGGTGATGCGACATCAAGGAGATGGTGCGGGATACTGCGCATCTCCTTTTTTGTGATCTTCCCTGAGCCAATGTCGAGTCCGGTATATACCTGCCGCGAATCGGCCGAGATAACTTCGGCACCAGATGCGAGCGTTTGTTGCTTGATGAAGCGCGCAATAGAGACCGCGAGGTCTGACTTTCCTGAGGCAGTAGGGCCGACAACGGCTATGAGTTTTGGTTTGGCGGTAGAGTTATCCACAATTGATGTTGCGTATATTTCTCAAGAACTATATAATAAAAGTATAAAACTTCATAGAGGAAAAAGGGAGGCGTTTCCGCAGGAGGTATAACGGTGGTAACTGAATGCATCGTTTGCCATTATCTGTAATGATTCACACGAACTGATCACTTGTGCGCGATCGTTACCTGCACATTCAACCATCCTGTCTACAATTTATATCGTTAGTCTCACTTCTCTAATTTCTCTTTCCTTCCTATTACCCTCGTGATAGTTTTATAACAACTGATGCGCTCGCGTATCATTATCGTTTCGTCGTAGGGAGAACACTTGCCCCTCATGACAAACACCATTTGGTCGCCTACCTCTGGTAGATGACAAGCACCTTCGTTTTACAGTTAGCCGATTCATCGGCAATCGATAAACCCCATCTTCGGATGAGGGTTTTTCTTTTGACTATTGTCATTTCTGCGAAGGAAGGAATCTATATATAGATGTAGATGCCTATTTTTGCAGGAATGCCAATCTAGTAAATTTTTTTCAAAAAACTTTTGCGATGCAGCGGGCTGTGTCCATTCTCTCGTATTGCGGCGAGATGCATTTTTGTCCCGTATCCTACGTGTCGATCAAATCCATAATATGGATATTTTTTATGTGCGCGTCGCATACGTGTGTCGCGATGTTCTTTGGCAACGATGGAAGCAAGCGAGATCGCGGGGATGGTTTCATCCCCCTTAATAACCGTTTCGATTTTTAAATCGATATGTGTATCGGCTTTTGAATTATGAAATCGAGATCGATATTTTTGTTTCGTGTTACTTTTCAAATTTCGAATTTCAAATTTCGAATTCTGGGGGTTTACAAATAGTCCCCCATCCAAAAACACAGCAACGCGTGACGGGGAGGGGAGTGTGGCGAGCAGTTTTGTAAGCGCGCGGGTCGCGGCGCGATTGGTTGCTTGTGTGATATTGATACGGTCGATGGTGCTAGGTGACGTTGATGCGATCGAGTGGAATATGCGCGAGTCGTGCGCGATTGCGGTAGCCCAAAGTGCCCGAGCCGTAGGAGTAAGTTTTTTTGAATCACGCAGAGGAAGATGTTTGAGAATAGAGGTGGGTGTGCAGGAGTAGGGGATCGCAACGGCGCATACGACGACTGGGCCGGCAAGGGGTCCACGACCGACTTCATCGATACCGATGATATAGGATTTATTCTTTGGTCTAGTCATTATCGATAGCATACGGAATTTTGAAATGAAAAAAAAGCCGGCGAAGTGCCGGCTGGTGGTAGTGGTCACACTGCTGCGCAGAGAGGGATGAGATCCTGCTGGATGCGCGTATGGAGTTCATCCTCGAATGCGGCGAGTTGCGCATGGGTCATAACGCCAGATCCGAGAATGGCAACCCGGTGGCCGCTGTACCAGGGTTCAGCGAGTGGATAGCATCCGGTGACCAGAGCGTAGGTTTCGACCTCTTGCGAAAAATGCTGAACAAGTGCGTTGTCCAAGAACGAGGGTTTACTGACGGGTATCGTTTGTGTGAAGTACGTATGGTACATATGCAGTGCTCCTTTGGCAATTTGCGCCAGATGAATTTGTAAAACTGCGGAATTATATTCAACACCCAACTCAAGAAAAAGTCAACGAGAAAAAGCCGACCTCAGAGGGTCGGCGGATGAAGAAGGAAGCTAGGGGGTGGTTTTGGATGTCAGATAGAGGCGTGACTTGATAATGGCACAGACCTGGGTGGCTGTGTAACTCGCTTCCTCCTCATCGATAAACACCTTGAAATGATCGGTGAGAAATGCCGCACGTTTGCAAAAGTTCATGCGAAGATAGTAGGGGCGTGCAAGAAGTGCAGTGATATACTCGATACTGTTGGCCATGCCGCAGGTCGTGAATGCCTCGGCGGTGCACGAAGGGCTAGGCGGGCAGGGACAGATATCCTGCTGTGGGCATGGTTGGATTGCTTCCGACATGGAGTTCCTCCTTGGGGGTAACGAGACGATGAAGGTTGCTGCATATAAAATAACATAAAGAATGATGAAGGGGCAAGAATGATCATTTGAACTAACCCTAATATTGGTGCTACAATGGAGCCAATGGCGAAAACGAAAGGGAGAAAACCCGCAAAACCAGCGGTAACAGAACCGAAAAAGAGAGGGCGCAAGCCGAAAGAAGTAATCGAAGAGACCGATGAGGGATTAGGGGGCTTTTTGCCCGAACTCAGACTTCATCCGGAGACAAAAAAGAGTATTTGGGCGGTCATCCTGTTTGGAGTGGCATTGATACTGCTCTTGGCGGGGTTTCAGAACGCCGGACCTGCGGGGAACTTCTTATACGATATTTTTCGCAGTTTGTTTGGCTGGGGATATTATCTCCTGCCACTGATCCTTGTAGTGATTGGCGGTGTGTTTTTGACGTCAGAGAGGAGGAAGGTATATGGGGTAACCTTTTTTGGGGCGGGATTGTTTGTGTTATCTGGCTTGGGATTGATCGACGTTCTTTCTCCGGGTAATGGGGGGTTGATGGGAAAGATGGTTGGAGCGTTGGAATCCCTATTTGGATACACGGCTGCGATTATTGTGATCATAATCATGCTTACAGTTTCATTTTTAGTGACGCTTAATTTGCCGATCAAGATAAAGAAGAGGGGAAAGGACTGGGTGGTTGAAGAGGTCAGAGAGGAAGAGCCTGCGGAGATTGAAGAACCGGAAGAAGAAGGAGAGGTTGCGGACGAACTTGCCGAAGAACCGGAAGAAGAGGAGTTAGTGACTGTTGAACCGACGATTAAAGAAAAAATCGCCGCAGCAATGACGGGTAAGCCGAAGAAGGAAGAGCCAATTGTTATGCAGGATGACAAGGACTACGTGTTTCCACCGCTCGATCTATTACGTTCATCAGTTGAAAAACCGACATCGGGAGATTTGCGTGCAAATGCAAACATCATCAAACGCACCCTGGAGAGCTTTGGCATTATGGTGGAGATGGGTGAGATTAACGTTGGTCCGAAGGTTACCCGATTTACATTAAAGCCTGCAGAGGGTGTGAAACTATCGCGCATCACCGCATTAAACCAGGATCTTGCGCTTGCACTTGCCGCGCATCCGATCCGCATCGAAGCGCCAATCCCGGGGAAATCATTAGTGGGCATCGAAGTTCCGAACAAGGCCGCTGCCGTGGTGCGTTTGGGTAGTCTTATTAACTATCCGGAATTCGCCGAAAGCGGGCAGCTGAGTTTTGCAGTCGGCCGCGACGTGACGGGCGAGCCGATGTTCGCAAATATTGCGAAGATGCCGCACTTGCTCGTTGCGGGAAGTACCGGATCGGGAAAATCGGTAACAATCCACTCGATCATTCTCTCATTGCTCTACAAGAATTCTCCCAGGACGCTTAAGTTGATCATGATTGATCCGAAGCGCGTGGAGCTATCGGTTTACTCGGGTATCCCGCATTTGATCGCGCCGGTAGTGACACAGTCGAAGAAGTCCATGGGTGTATTCCGTTGGGCGCTGAATGAAATGGACAAGCGATATGAGCTGTTCGAGCGTGCGGGATCACGCGATCTGGCAAGTTACAATAAAAAGAACCCAAAGGAAGCATTACCCTATGTGGTAATCGTTGTTGACGAGCTTGCGGATTTGATGAGTACCTACGGAAAGGAAGTCGAAGGATCGATCGTGCGGTTGGCGCAGATGGCGCGTGCAACAGGGATCCATTTGATACTATCGACACAGCGTCCTTCAGTGGAAGTTGTTACTGGATTGATCAAGGCGAACATTCCAGCGCGCATCGCGTTGCAGGTTGCGAGCCAGATCGATTCACGAACCATATTGGATATGTCGGGTGCCGAAAAGCTGCTCGGAGGTGGAGATATGTTGGTAGCAGCGGGAGAAAAACCAAAGCGTATTCAGGGCGCATTCGTATCGGAAGAAGAGATACAAAAGGTTGCGCAGTTTATCAGGGAACAGAATAAGGATATAATAGGTGAAGAGGTTTCATTCGACGCGAAGCCGGTAGCATCTGACGAAGGAGGTGCGGGAGATGGTTTGTTTGATGCATTTTCCGGAGGCGATAGTGAAGATGAATTGCTTGAGCAGGCAATCGAGGTAGTGGTGCAGGCGGAGAAGGCGTCGGCATCGCTGTTGCAGCGTCGCCTGAAGGTTGGGTATGCGCGCGCGGCACGGTTGCTCGATATTATGGAAGAAAAAGGGATCATCGGCCCGTCGAAAGGCGCGAATCCTCGGGAAGTATTTCTAAAAGATGGAGAATGATATGGAAGAGAACGAACGAATAATGACAGTTAAGGAATTGGTAGAAGATGCATTGCGCGAAAAGAAACTGTCGATAGCGCGCCTTGCGGAGATGACGGATATCCCTGAGCGATATGTGGTTATGCTCCTTGGAGGAGAACATAAGGGATTGCCGCCGGCACCGTATGTGCGCGGGTACCTGATTAGGATTGCCGGAGCGCTGGGGCTTGAAGGGCAGATTCTTTGGCAGGCATATAAAAAGCAGCTCGAGCTCAAGACATCAGGAGAGGGTGATACGCTGCCGTCGAATCGGTTTGCATTCAAACGAGTAAATCGGGGTAAGATAGCAACGATTGCAATCTTGGTAATCGTTGCTATTGCGGGTGCCGTATGGATGAAAGCACTATTGGGAACGGGGGAGATCGATATTAAAAATCCCGCAGAAGACAGTATCGTGACCTATGAATCGTCGATCGACCTGCGGGGGAGGATCGATCCGTCAGACCGGTTGATTATCAACAACGAAGATGTCACGATCGACACGAGTGGCTATTTTGAAAAAGAATTTTCGCTTGAGCCGGGGATTAACAGTGTCGAGTTTAAGGTGAAGCGTTTATTGGGAAAGGAAACGACTATAGTTAAACAAATAATCTACCAACAATAGGACATACTCGTTTGGCGAACTGCGGTGTTGCGGGTCCCCATTGACTCAGTCGAAGTACTACGCGTACATCTCCTTCGTCAATTTCCCCGCGCCTTGCATTTCACCGAAACGTGCACGCCCTATTACAAATACCATGGCTGCAAAAAAACAAAAACAATCAGAAGGCGAGGTGAAGGATATCGATCAATTGCTCGAGTCCATGCAGGGGAAGTTTGGCGACGGCGCGATCATGCGTCTTAATGATGTGCGAAAGGTTGCAGTAGATGTTATTCCATCGGGTTCCTTTTCGTTGGATATTGCGTTGGGAGTAGGTGGATACCCAAAGGGACGCATCGTTGAGATTTACGGGCCGGAAAGTTCGGGCAAGACGACGCTTGCGCTACATGCGATCGCCGAAGCGCAAAAGAAGGGTGGGAGGGCTGCGTTTATCGATGCAGAGCATGCGCTCGACCCGGAATATGCAAAGAAGCTCGGAGTGAAGGTGACCGATTTGCTGATTTCTCAGCCGGATAGTGGGGAAGAAGCGCTGAACATTTTGGAAAGCTTGGTACAGTCGGGGATCCTCGATATTATTATTGTCGACTCGGTGGCGGCACTTACGCCACGAGCAGAAATCGAAGGAGAGATGGGGGCGCAGTTTATGGGCCTACAGGCTCGCTTGATGGGTCAGGCATTGCGTAAGTTAGTTGCATTGGCCGACCGCAAGCAGGTGCTGATCATCTTTATTAACCAGATCCGTGAAAAGATCGGCGTGATGTTTGGAAGCCCGGAAACGACCCCAGGTGGGCGTGCGCTGAAATTCTATTCATCGGTGCGTCTTGATATCCGCCGCAATGCGCAGATCAAGAAGGGTGAGGATGTAATCGGTAATCGCGTGACGGTGAAGGTGGTTAAGAACAAGGTTGCTCCTCCGTTTAAAAATACGGAATTTGATATTATGTACGGGGAAGGTATTTCGTACGAAGGTGATATTATGACGATGGGCCTGAAGCTGGGTACGATCGCAAAAAATGGGAATACCTATAGCTTCGAAGGGGAGAAGCTCGGCGTAGGTGTCGAAGCGGCCCGTGATACCTTGAAGGCAAACAAGAAGCTGGTGGAGGACATCCGCAAAAAGACAAACGTTGCTATCGCAGCTGCGATCAAAGCGCTCGAGAGCAAGGAAAAAGAATCAAAAGAAGAGAGTAAAGAGGTATAAGATGGACAGGAAAACAAAGACCCCGCAAGGGGTCTTTGTTGTGGAAGTTATTGGTTGGCGTTATGATGTCAAATATGAAATTCATTGCCGATCTGCATATGCATTCCAAATACAGTCGGGCGACGAGTAAGGATATGGTCCTCGAGGAGATCGACAAGGTTGCGGCAGAGAAAGGGATACGTGTTATAGGCACAGGCGATTGTACGCACCCGCAGTGGTTCAAGGAGTTATCCGGTAAATTGGAGTCGGCTGAGGAGGGGTTGTTTCGGCTAAAGAAAAAGCATCAGCGAAAGACGATCTGGGATACGTATGCCGAAACGCGATTTGTTATTTCTGGGGAGATCTCGAGTATTTACTCGCGAGGAGGAAAAACGCGGCGCGTGCATAATATAATTTTATTGCCATCGATCGAGAGTGCGAAGAAGCTCAATGATGAACTAGGGAAGCGGGGGAATATTGTATCCGATGGCCGACCAATCCTAGGTATCGATTCAGAAGACTTAGCGAAGATCATTTTTGATATCGAGCCAACGGCAATGATCATCCCGGCTCATCTATGGACTCCATGGTTTGGCATGCTAGGATCGATGTCGGGATTTGACTCGATTAAGGAATGTTTTGGCGAATACGCCGATAAGATTATTGCGGCAGAGACCGGGCTTTCGAGCGACCCGGCGATGAATTGGCGATTGTCGGGGCTTGATGGTGTGGCGATGATATCGAATTCGGATTCGCACAGCCCACAGAAGATAGGGCGCGAGGCAACCATCTTCGACGCGGAACTATCGTACGAGGGAATTAGGAATGCCATTAAAAATAGCAGCCCCGTATTTTTGTCATCCCCGCGGAGGCGGGGATTCACTACCGATCGAATAGTCGCAACCCTTGAATTCTTCCCCGAAGAAGGTAAATATCATCATGATGGCCACCAGGCATGCGGTGTATCGATGACGCCGAAAGAGACAAAGAAGCAGAAGGGTATCTGTCCGGCCTGCGGAAAACCGGTTACGGTAGGAGTGTTAAATCGGGTCGAAATACTCGCGGATATAAAAAGTAGTGCGAAGCGCAAAGGAAATTTATGTACACAGGAGGGAAGGACTCCATTCTATAGCATCGTCCAATTAGACGAGATCATTGCTGATACGCTAGAAGTTGGAATAAAGACAAAGAAGGTGCGGGTAGTATATGAAAGACTGATTAAAGGATGTGGAACGGAGATAGGAATTCTTTTGGAATGTGCAGAAAAGAAACTACTGGAACATGCGGATAAAGAGATCGTGCGCGGGATTATACAGATGCGAAAGGGGAAGGTGAAGATTGCCCCTGGCTATGACGGCGAATATGGGAAGATACGGATAATTTAAAATTTCCTCGCATCCTTGCCCCGTATCCTGTTCCCTCGTATACTGATATAAAGACATGATTATTCCATTTTTCTACTTGTTTGTTTTTTTGTTCGCCGCGATCATCCATGAGGTGGCGCATGGTGCAATGGCGTATAAGTTGGGAGACCCGACCGCAAAGGACGCGGGGCGTTTGACGCTGAATCCGATAAGGCATATTGATCCGGTGGGGTCTATTTTGTTGCCGCTTATTTTGTATATCATGAGCAGCCCAATCTTGTTCGGGTGGGCGAAGCCGGTGCCGTTCAACCCCGTGTTTCTGAGGAATCCAAAGCGCGATGGAGGGCTGATCGCGTTGTCCGGTCCGATGAGTAACTTTCGGGGCAGTGGTGCCGAACTTGCCGACGTTTTTGTCGATCATCATTTATGTGAACATGTGGCTTGGTATTATTAATCTAGTCCCGCTTCCACCACTGGATGGTTCGAAGGTGCTGTTTATGATCTTGCCGAAAAAATGGTATAAGGTGGAGCTGTTTTTGGAAAAGAATGGTCCGATGTTGCTGATGGCGTTAATCTTCATATTAATCTTCTTTTTCTGAGCAGGAAACGCTCAAACTGTCAAATGCGCCGAAATGGGCGCATTTGTTTTTTAAAAGGGCATTTGATAAAATCAGGGTAACGCATCACAGTATTATGGTATTATGACTAACGAGATAACGGTGCATGTCATCGATAAGAAATTTGAGACCCTGAAAAATCCGGTACGCAAGCAGGTACTGGAGATTCTTGCGGTGCTTAAAAAAGAAGGATATGCGATTGATGTGTTGCTACTTGGAAACAGAAAGATGCGATCATTGAACAAGAGGTATCGCGAGAAGGATGCATCGACAAATGTGCTGAGCTTTGAGGAGCCTAAGCAGTTTGTATATCCGGCAGGAACGGCTAAACGCAAGGGGGAGATATATTTGAACCCGGATATGTCGAGCGACTGGTGGATCAAGCGAAGCAAGAAGAAGGCAGAAGAGTTTTTAGACATCCGCTTCCTGCTTGTCCATGGCGTATTGCACTTATTC
>Ga0076101_119_pt2 | contig 20400 bp, 17 predicted proteins | sample RifGroC1_FD_68130 | JGI IMG/M metagenome (GOLD analysis project Ga0076101, IMG submission 68130) | Parcubacteria (Wolfebacteria) bacterium GW2011_GWC1_47_103 | reverse complement strand
ACCTGGTTTATCCTTCCAGGTGTTTGGCCAGCCGGCATTCGTGCTCGGATAAGACTCAGCCGATTGCCAATCGGGAGAATCATTGAAATTATCCTCAAAGATAATTGCGGCCTGGGAAAAATTTGGCAGCAAGAAAAACATCGCGAGAAAAAGAAAAGTTTTCAGCATTTGTTTTATCATTTCTTAATTATACCACTTTTTATTAGTATTTCGTATTTAGTATTTAGTATTCTGCTTTATAAACATTACGAACTTTATAAACTTTTATGTATTTCACATCTTTTTGTATTTATACATCATACGTAATACCAAATACTTTATACTTGAGTTATTCCACATTCAATCCACTCGGTGCGACAGGAGCAATGATGTCAGCAGATAACCGCGTCGTGCTCACTACCACATCATCCATATATATCTGCATTTCTTTCTTTTCTGAGAGTGGCGCAGGAGCCACGGTGATATTATCCAAAAACATCAAATAATTCCAACCTTGAGTTACTGAACCATTTGAATCAACCCAGAGAACATCTGTTTTCACTTGATGCTTGTCCGGGGTGCTTTGACCGTCAATCCAGATTTCCCATTCGCCATTCGCAGCACCAGGTGCACTATTCATTTTTGTCCTGAATTCATAGCTATGCCACCCGCCGTCAGACGGCCAAACGAGTGATGCAAATGTCTGAGTCGGCCCGTATCCTATTGAGCCATTCGCCTGAGTGTTAAAAAACTCACTTGAAAAAAATGAAGCTGGGGGGAAGGACTTATTATAATACCAATCTGGCATCCAAGAAGGGCCATTTTCTGTGGGTGTGAAAAACATTTGTGGATTATGATTATTATAATCATTTATGTCTCCGCTAAACCTGGAAATTCGGATCAATTTTTGCTGACCGTGTTGAGTATTGCCAGGATTTGTCCAAAGCCAATTTGAATCATACTTAAGCCAGTACTTCACAAAAAGTTCTTGGTATCCAACTGAGCCTAAGGACAAATCAAGAGATCCGCCCGCCCAATCGCCATAGCTGCCAGTTGATTCAACATTAAGCGTGATGCCTTTTCCACTGCCGCCACGAGCACCATCTGTATTGAGAACATACGTGTCATTGCCGGGAGTATCAGTAAAATAAGAAGCACTCGCTCTGTAAGCCGTCCATCTTTGAGGGGGACACGCGCTTGAGCAGGCATCGACATAAGTCGCTGGCCATGCCCGATCATTCCCACCAACAGATTTGGCAACAGTTTGCTGCGACTGCCAATTTGTTTTTGCATAATTAAGGCGTCTATCTGGACACCTATTTTAACGCCCATCCAATTATTCCACCCCTAATCCAGTTGGTGCGGCAGGAGCAATCACATCAATACCTCCAATAACATAGTTTTGACCGGCATACGTGGTGCCGATCGCTACATCATCGATATATATAGGATACGTCACATTTTCAGATGCAGGATGGGAAAGAATATTGGTATTATCAAAAAGTTCCACATAGTTCCATCCGGTTGCAGTGCTTCCTCCATCCAGTACAAAAGGCATGTCACTTTTGGAAAACCTCTTGATGCCATCCAACCAAACTTCCTGCACGCCATCAGCTACGCCGGGAGCGGAATTCATTTTAATGTGATATTCGTAATGGTGCCACCACCCGTCGGATTGCACACTCACAATATGAGGGTTGGATTCCGGCCATTTAAATGGAGCATTGAGCGGGTAATAGGAAGGATGTATTGACCACATGTCCTTGGTTTGATCATATGACACTAAGGAACCATTGGATTGCTGTGACCTGTTCATATAAAAGGCATAGTACGGAGAAACTGAAATATAATTATACCAATGCGGAAGCCAGGACGGATGTAGCGGTCCGTTGGAATGGTTATCAGCATCGGCAGTAGCGCTTATCGGCACATTAAGCCTGGAAATATAAACTAATTTTTGCTGGGAACCGCTAGCTGGGCTAGCAGGTAGCCAAGTGAACTCTATTGTCTTTGCCCTGTCCGGATCCAATAGTTGCCATAGGGGTAATGTTATTCGTAAGGACCGAAGGCGCAATTCTGCTCCAACTATTGGGATGAAGCCAGGAACCGTCATTTTTCTTGGGAGGTTCCACGCTTGGCCCTCCCGGCTTTAGCGTCCAAGAATTCGGAAAGGATATTCCCGAAGGAGACGGTCTCACCGCAGACCAGTCAGCCGCATCTTCAAAATCAGTTTCCCAAACAACAGCCGCATTTGCAAAATTAGGCAGCATGAAAAATATTGCCGCCAAGAAAAAAGTTTTGCAGTATTTATATTTCATAATTTTATTGAACTGCTAAACCACTTGGCGCAGCGGGTGCAATTTCATCATTTCCATTAAGAACATTCCACCAATTATCAGGAAGACGCACTGAATATGTATCCACTGTTCCATTACCTCCAGGCCAATCCGAGCCCCAATAAATCTTCAAACCATCACGTGTTATCGGCGAAAATGCTTCACGCTTATAAGCAGCAGCTCCAGGATAATTATTGTGCGTATCTGCAATGCGCCAAACTCTGGGGTGTTCTGCGAATGGTTTTAGCTCCAGCATAAACGCCTGATTGCGCATCCAACTTAAACTTGTATCACTGTTGCTATAACTTGTCATATACACCCAACCACGTATGTTACTATTGTAAAATCTACCAAAGTGCCATCCTCCTACGTCCCATCCAATGTCGCTATGATACATGATAGTATTCGTTTGCCCAGTTAAAATATCAGTATAAGCAATAGTGTCTCCATCAGCGTTTGCCCAATTTCCATTATTGACTTGACAGACATACACTTCATTACCATTCAAATCAAAAGCCCATCCACCGTGAGTTTCGTCGTTGCAAACTTTCACCGGACTAGAAAAATCAAAAGCAAAAGCATGAGGACCATCAAAAATTGAATTCAAATCATTAGGACGTTTCCCATATTCCAGTGTGATGCTATGCGAAGCAGGACTCTCTCCGCCAGTCAATCTCACATACAATTTATTCTCAGCACTTACGCGCGTCCATTGTCTATCACCATCTATAGGAGTTTTACTAGTCAATATAACGCCATCGACCTTAACCCAATTAAAAGCATTATTTCCGTTAGTAAGGGACTGATATGGAGAACTCCAAACTCCAACACCTTCATCTGTCCAAGGTCCAGTAATTGTCACAACCGCTCCCCATGAGCGCCCATTCAACAAAACAACCTTATTTCCTAACGGTGAAATATCCACCATATTAGGGGTGGGCATACTTTCTGAAGTGCCCCCAGCTGCGGCATAGGCTGCATAATCCAAAGTTCCTAAAATAGAATCGGTTTGCTTGTCATAAGTAACAATCGCACGCATAGGATATTTACTGCCATCATAAGGATTCTGAATCATAAACGCCCAATAGCGGGAATCACTGGACGAATCGCCTTCCACGTCGTTTAAAATTCTCCCACAATTTGCAAAATCATTTCCAAAATTGTGCACAATAGTACTTAAACCTGAAACAATATCATATTCATAAAAGGTGCATCCAGAAACATAATACATAGAATTCTGCTTGGTGCCTGAATAGTCCCAACGAAGTTCGCGCGGCTCACCACTATTTATTTCAGTTATTATCTTATGAATCGAATCATCCGCAGAATTAAAAATAACCGTCTGACCTTTTCCACTGCCGGCGGGAGTTTCACCATCCTTAAGCAAGAAATATTTGCTTCCATCGCTACTATCTATTCTCCAGCGACTATAGGGAGGCCTGACCGCATCCCCTATTTGCCCAACTGTAAATTCAGAGGTATCAGCAACTTTGCAAACTTCACTGCCATAATTTTCATCATAAACACATTGACCCTTTTGCGGCTCCAGTGCTGTTGATTTTGGATACAATGGGAAATTCGAACTTGTGCCTTTTGTATACGGTTGGATATTATAAAAACTCACCGGATTACCAAATGCATTCGCAAAATTAGGCAACAAGAAGAATATCGCAAGGAAAAGATATAATTTTAAGTTTTTATTTTGCATCTCAATAATAAATCTAAATACTTATTTAAATACTCACCTACCTATATCACACCCAATCCCATTGGCGCGGCAGGGGCAACAATATCATCAATAGCATATTGATAAGCGCCCAGATCTGAAATGTTTAGTCTATTTTCAAATAATTGATGGTTTATGTATTGTTTTACTGGTGTAAAATCATACCCAAGCGCATTTCCTGAACTAATCAAGGCTGGTAAAGAACTTGCAACACCAATTGCACCAGAGGATGACATGAGGTGATAATCACCCGTAGCGGAATCAATAAAATACGGATCATTTCCAGCCGGTGAAATTATATTTAACGCTCCAGAAATAATACCAGTTGGCGTGACACCTGGCTTGGTCACACTCCAATCAGGAGAAATCCAGTTTTTTCCAATAATCATATTGCCATATGCAGACGGAGCAGCTGAACCATCGTATTGCAAATACACGTCAGAGTGCGCCTGGCCAACCGTTTCCGGCTGCGCAAAAAATATATTATTGTCAAAATAAACAGTTTGCTGATCTCCACTAAGTTGGAATATGTTCATATAATACACGTCGCTCTGATTTCTCTCATAATCAATAGTATTATTATAAAAATATAAATTTTTGCGCCAAGAAGATGCTAAGGCTCCAGTATCACCTGTTCCGAGATGAAAAAGTTGAGAGGCAGAGCCAGGACCAGCATAAAAGATGTTACCGTAGACAAAAACGTCATCCCAGGCAGGATCAGAAGTATGATTTGCGCAGTTATCTTGACATTCCACAATATCCAAAAGGTGCGCTCCACCGTCAACCCAATTATAACGAAATACGAAACCCACACTTCTATCCTTAATGTTGTTTCCAGGAGAACCATTAACAGTAGGTCCAAAATGATTATACTGCATTGTCAGATATTTAACTTCGGTATAAATATTATGATAAAGATAATCATCAACAACACCATTATCATAAATAGATGAATTTTGTAGTGTTATATACCTAACAGGAAAATCGTTATCTTTGCCAAAAATACCATCGGCGCATCCCGTGATCGTTAATTTGTCCAATGTTATTTGTTGTCCTCCTTGCAAATAAACACAACTGCCGCTAACATCATTTGTCGTCACCCCAATCTCATCAGTAGTAGAAACATTTCTATAATTTTGAATTTTAATATTTGATAACGTTATCCATTGCGGCGCTGAACCATACCCTGCTGTTTCACTGGGACCAAAAAAAACAATACCCAACCGAGAATGGTATTGTGAATCACCATAAGCATCAAAATTGGGACCTGTTGTGGAATTTCTACCATCGAGAATTGGCTGATTTCCTGATCCATCATTGACACCAATTATATTGATTGGATTCTGCTCGGTTCCTTGCAATGCCGCACTTACATATAAATGTTCGTAATATGGTTCCTGATTATCCCTGGCATGGATATAAACTGTATCTCCTGCGACCAATGAAGACCACGCGAAGGAACCAATAGTTGCGTATGGTTGCCCTGTCCCAATATGAAAATCAGCTGCACTTGCAAAATTTGGTAGCAAGAAAAATATTGCAAGTAGGAAGAAAAATTTTAGAATTTGTTTTTGCATTTTGTTAGTATTTCGTATCTTGTATTTAGTATCTTGTATTAAGCTTCTTAAGCTTTTATTGCATTTTACATCTTTTGTACTTATACATTATACACAATACTAAATACTTTATACTTGAGTCATTCCACACTCAGCCCGCTCCGTCTTCATTTACATTACGCCGAGACCTGTTGGCGAGGCTGGCGCTGTCACATCTGAAAATATGACAGAGAAATTCGAAAGGGTTTCTATTTCCGGCCAAACAGTAGTTTTTCTAAAAAATTCAGATTCAAATCTTTCTTTATCTCCCGCCCCATAAACATTATTTTCAAACACCATATCCTTAACGAAACTTCCATCCCACACAAAATTTTCAAACGGGTAAAAAGGCTCATCAATTGATCCGAAAGTCTCCCATCTGTTGTTAACCAAGCGCAATCCATCGACCATGCCATCAAATTCAGCATAAATCCATCGCCTGTTTGTTCTGAAGGTGTTGCTATAAATTGAAATCATCGAGTTATCACAACCTGATAACTTAAGGGACGTTGCCCTGGCACTACCCGAAGCATAGGCAATGAAAGTATTGTGATGAATCAAATTATTGATAGAAGCTATTGATCCGTCTTGCGGGTTGGCGCGAAAAGCAGTGGCAGGGCATTCATTTGGCGAATTTGCCGTAACGACATTTCCATAAACATCGCTGTTTTCAGCAGACTCCATCTGAATGCCATATGTTCCATACCCCTGACAACCATTGTATTCCTGATTGCGGGGTATATCTTGAACTTCTACAATATTATCGAATACTTCGGATTCAGACCCGATAAAGATGCCTCGACAAGAATTATTACCGCTTCCGCAATTAATAGTATTATTTCTTATAATGCTTTTATTCCCAGAAATCGCAAAACCATTAGTATATCTTCCTTGCAGAGTGATGTTGTTGTTATAAATTTCTTGCGGAAGTTGACCGACCGCAGTGCCAGCCAAAATGCCACCTTGAACACCATTTGTGATGACATTATCGTGTATAAAACTATTATATCCATCCGCTCTCAAAACAGCTCCATCCAGTTGATCTCTTGACTTAATCGCAGGCATATTAGCAGCCAAAGTATTGTATTTTATTTCTCCATTCTGCAAACTATCCATCAAAATAGCTGAGGAATTTGCGCCGTTTGTTGTGATATTCAGTCCGCTGAATGTGTGACCGGAAACGCTGTTGCTTTCGCTCGCTAAGGCGTGTGACCAGTCACTTTTTCCACTGCCTTGTATTATGCTGCCGTCCTTAACTGTGGTATTATTAGCGCCTCCATAATTCTTTATATCAAACCCGCGCGATTGCCATGCAACTCGCCATTCCACAGGACCAACCATAACTCCTGCCAATCGATTGCGCTGAATCTTGATATCATCAAAATAAACCGCGCCCGTGCCGACCGCGGCGGCGCCCGTCACTTTTAATGCAATATTGTATGTCTCTTCACTGTCTCCAGTTACGAATTCATATGTTATATATTGAAATCCCCTATCCGTGATTCCAGTCTGGATAGCTTTCATGGTGTCGGTAAATTCAATTGACATTAAGATGTTGTCACTGACCCGATTGTAGACCATTCCCGACAGACTATAGCGCGTATTTGGAGCCAGCGTCACCGTGCCAAGTGAAGTAACGACTTGATCCGGAGTCGGAGTAATAGCTTTTAGCGCGTACGATCCAGCATACACAGAAACCGGACTGACATATGTTCCAGCAGACCTCAAGAAATTTTGCGCATTAACCGTGTCCCAAGACCCAGCCAATTCATCCTCAAAGCTTCCATTCATAATATTTATCGGCGTTCCATTGTCATAAGTCACAGTATGACCGTTCAGATCCAGAGTTATTCCACTGGCCACAATCGCAAAGCAGCTCCCTTCGGAACTGACATCATTCTGCAAAACATAAGTTGCGCCGGCTTGATTAAGCGTGCCGCATGCAGTCACATTGGCAGGATCAGGAATAATCGTGTTGACATCAGCACTGACAAAAAGTGGCATTAAAAAAAATACCGACAGGAATAATAATTTTAGTATTTGTTTTTGCATTTTTGTTACGTAGCATGCCTGCCTTGGCACGACTTTAGTTAAGACGAGTTACGTAACATGTTAAGTAACAAATCAATTTCTATATGTTCAATTATACCACTTTTTAGTGATATTTTGAACCCGGTATTTATTATCAAGTATTCCGTATCTTGTATCTTTGTATTTTGCATCCTACCTTATAAACTTTTATATATTCTACATCTTTTGTATTTATACATCATACATAATACCAAATACTTTATACTTGAGTCATTCCACACTCAATCCACTTGGCGAGGCCGGAGCTGAAATATTCCGTGCTCACTGCCACGTCATCAACTGCATACCACTGCTCACCTGAAATTCCTGCTCCCAAAAATGGATTGATTGCATTCCCGCCGATGTGCAAGAAGTTCCAAATATCATCCGGCAAGGTCGAAGACGCTTCTCTAAACATGAAGCCAGTCGCATCAATCTGAATATTACCGTCATACCAGAATTTATATGTTCCATCAGCTACTCCTGGCGCACTGTTGTTTTTCAAATAATATCCCAGCAAATGCCATTGCCCGTCAGCAAACATACCCAGGGAATTATATTCGGTGCCGGTTCCCTCCCAATTTCCTATCGGCAGTCCATCCGAAGGCAGATCAAAATAATTATATATCCCAGTATTGGTGCTGTCCTTTATCCCTCTGGTTATAATTGGAACTGGCTGCGTTCCGCTATAACTCGGGTCAGGCCGGATAAAAAAGAAATTCTGAATATTCGCATTGCCTGCATTGGCAAACCTGATTTGATTTACGGTTGTTGGGAAAAAACCTCCGTCGCTGAAAAATGTGAACGGCTTACCATTATATAAATAATGACTAATGTGATTCATTTTACGCAGCATTGATGCATAGGTTCCTTTGTAATATGAATAATTCGGTTGCATCTTGATCCAATACTGAACGTATATTTCATTTTGTGGCGGAAAATCCAGACCTATTTGCATTCCAGACGCCCAATTGCCAGTTCCATCAGTTTGATCCCAAAAAGTAACACCCTTGCCGGAATTACCTCTTTTATTGATATTATCAAGATGCAAACCGTTTCCTGTCGCGGGAGTTATCACTGAATGCGAAATATAATAACCATAATACCCGTCAGGAACATCGGTACATCCCACCTCCCTATTGCAAGTCTGATCCAGATCATTATAGGGCACGCTCCAATCGTCTCGAGAATCAAAATTATCCTCAAAAATAATTGCGGCCTGGGAAAAATTAGGCAGCATAAAAAATACTGCAAGAAAGAAAAAGATTTTGAAAATTTGTTTTTGCATTTTTGTTAGCATTTCGTATATCGTATTTTGTATTCTGCCTTACGAACTTCATAAACTTTATAAACCTTATGAACTTTTTTATTCCACACTCAGTCCTGTTGGCGAGGCAGGAGCTGTTGCATCCAAACTTCCAATAACATAACCAGGTCCCAGATATTCCGTGCTCACTACCACGTCATCCAGTGCATACCATTGCTCAGCTTTATTTGCCGTATCAGAAAAAAGATTGAAAGCATTACCACCCAATGAAACCATATTCCAACCCACGCCAACCTGACCCTGAGCGCCAACCCACTCGATATCATTTCTCTCATTTAAATTGAAAAGTTGGCGACATTTTTATTTTCATTTGCAGAAAAATATCATCAAATTCACCGCCAAGATATTTAGCCAATTGGCCGTCAGCTCCCCAACCGTCGCCACTATGTCCATTGTTGGATTCATTCCAAACTTGCAAAGATTTTCCACCTTGACCACTATATTGATCGGTTGAGATTTTCAAAGTCGGCTGTTTGGTCGGATCTCCAGTCGCAGGATTCCAATATTCATCATTTCTCCAATAACTCCAATTAATAGGTGTCCCCGACAAGTCGCCTCCGCCATTATATCCATCCTCATTTTTACCGCAAACCAAACAAGTTGGTTGCCAATCCGCTTGCGCATCAAAATCATCCTCAAAAAAATTTGTTTTTGCATAATTAAGGCGTCTATCTGGACACCTATTTTAACGCCCATCCAATTATTCCACCCCTAATCCAGTTGGTGCGGCAGGAGCAATCATATCAACCCCGCCCACTATATAATCTGGACCGATGTAATTTGTGCTTATCACCACATCATCGATTTGCACGGGGTAACTGACATTTTCAGTGTACATATGCGAAGCTACATGATGATTGTCCATTAATTCAATATAGTTCCAACCATTTTCAACACTACCACCATCCAAGATGAATGCCATGTTTGTCTTGCGAAACATGCGCACGTCATCCAAACTAACCTCTTGAATTCCATCTGCTACGCCTGGTGCGGAATTCATTTTTACATGATAGGTATATTTATGCCATTGTCCATCCATTCTGATAGTATCAACGGTAGGATTACTGGAGGGTAGTGCGTACGTATAACGATTATTTAAGAGAATATTCTGATAAGGATAATAACTGCTATTATTGTACCAAGCATCCACGGTTTCATCATAAACTTCAGGAGTTCCATTTGAAGTTTGCGAACGGTTGTAATACTGCATAAAATAAGGCCTGCTAGAATAAAAGCTTCCCATATGTGGCAGCCACGCAGGGTGTGTAGGCCTAGTCTCAACCGAATGATCATCCGCCAAGGATGTTGAAACGGTCAACTCGCCATTAAACCTGGCAATATAAAAAGCCTTCGTTATACCGGAATAATTAATATCAGACCCATCCCACCAATCCATATCACTTGGATATTTCACCCACATCTCCACCCAAAGCTCAGGATATCCCGCTTCGCCGAAGTACATCGTAAGAGGACTGCCTCCAGCCCACCCGGTACTATATGTAGGATTACCCTTGCCTGATTCAAAATTGTAAGTCAAACCTCTTGAGCTTTCTCTACCTTGTCCCGCTCCAATAGTAGCCATTGGGCCTTGAGAAACTGCAAGAGTTGAAGGCGAAGTTCTGACCCATGAACTGGGGTGCAACCACTGCCCATTCATCTTTTTGGGGGGATCTAGGGTTCTTGATGGATTGCCCGTCCAAGTATTAGGAAAACCATTTGATATCCTAGGTGCAGACCAGTCAGCCACATCTTCAAAATCAGTTTCCCAAACAACAGCCGCATTTGCAAAATTTGGCAGCATGAAAAACATCACAAATAGAAGAAAGATTTTGAAAATTTGTTTTTGCATTTTACCGAACATCGCAAACCTGATGAACGTTATGAATTTTTTACTCCACACTCAATCCCGTTGGCGAGGCCGGAGCTGTTGCATCAACTCCTCCAATACCATAATCCGGTCCGATGTAATTTGTACTTATAGCCACATCATCAATATACATCGACATGGTCATATGATCCTCTCTCGAGTAAGACGCTATATCACTATTATCCAGAATGTTAATCCTATTCCATCCCCTCTCCAGTGATCCACCAGCCTTGACCCAGATTATACCGCTTTTACTCCATACTTTTATTCCATCGAGCCAAAACTCTGAAAGCCCTCCTTCCGGCAACCCCGCGACATCATTAAGCCTCGCCCGAAATTCATAACTATGCCATTCATTATCAGTTGGCCAAAGAACACTTCTAGCTTGATGACCAGCTGGAAAAGGAGGGCTTGGCATCATAGGGGGCGCAATGGGATACAGCGAGGGATTCATGGAATGAAAATCATTAGTCGCATTATTATAACTATAATCCGGAGCATACCGTTCGCTATTTTGAAAAATAGTATAACTAGGCGTAACCGTAATATACTGGTACCAATTAACAATCCAGATTGGCATCAATTCTCCACCGAGTGCTGTTGTTGCCCGAGGGCCATCCATCTTGCCATCCCCCACTGTTCCATTATAAACCGCAAATTCTAAGAATTTTTGATACGCTGCGGTGTTTGGCGATATGCTATCATTGGTCCACTTCCAACCAGGAGAATATTTAACATAAAACCTGACGTATAAATCCTTATAGCCTTCGTATCCGAGCCAAACGCCCATCGGAGTTCCGTTTGCATAACATTCGCTTCCGATGCAACCAGATACTTCAACATTGTATTGCAAACCTCTTCCACTCTCTCTACCGTAACCATTTTTAATTTCTGCCATATTTGTGATGTATGGATCGGAAAACCAAGAAGGTGACGATCTAAAAACATCATACGCATTAGTGTTATCACTTTTCTTTGGCGGCTGAATTCCGCTGCAATTCCCAGGCTGACAAGCGTATGAAGATCCTACTGGCGGTCGTCCAAGTGTCCAATCCTGCACATCCTCAAAATCAGTCTCGAAAACGACAGCTGCGCTTGAAAGCATAGTAGATTTCTTAGGTCGGTTTTGCCAGTCAACTCGCCACGATTCAAGGGCAACCATTCGGAGTCATACACACGTGGGTCTTTGCTTTCCTTGGTATGGGATTGTGTTTAATTCAGTATACCATACAATCCTCAATGGACACTTAACCCTGTCGGGACAGAGGGGGCTACTCCATCTACCGGTCCTTGTGATGCCGCCAGAGCGGCAAAATACTTTAGACCAATACGCGCATCATCCACGATAAAATCATCAACCCAATATCGGCCATCCGTATTACTCGTTGAAGGACCCGTCCTTCTATTCCCGCCCAGTGTTATCTTATTGTAGTAATGATCGAAATAAACCAGCTTCGACAATCCGGTCGCGGTAAAATGCCCTCGTACTACCCCCTGCTTGTCATATATGAATAATTCCGTGCTTCCATTGCTTGCATTGGTCGTCCCTATATCCATAATTATCTCGAGACCAATCCATTCCCCCGCAGCTTTCCCCGTATCGTATATCGTATTAAAGTCAGCTCCCCGACTTTGATATGCCACGTCATTATTAAACATATCCATCGGCAAACGACTCTTCCCGTAATATGTTTGTATGCTCGGAGGAACGATGTCGGGTGTCGGCGTTGCCGTTGCAATGATCTCCGTGTACCATGCCCTCCCCGCATTTGATAATCCTCCGCCATTCACATTCACGACAGAGCAATTAGCCCCATACTCGGTAGCTGTTTGCGCTGTCTGTTCGATAAATTGCTGTTCTGCCGGTGTGCCAAATTCGTCGATTCGCGTAAATCCCGAACATACATCCACGAACTTGAATACCCGTACGTAATCTATATCAGCCTGATTGCCGCTCGCTCCGAAATAGGTGGGTGCAAACTTCACCATCATGAATACATGGACTTTTTTATATCCGCTTTTCCCCGTCGCTCCATCTCCCAAAAACATCCCCAATCGCTGCGCGCCGATCCCTGCCATTGCGCCATCAGCATTATCATTATCCCCAAGATTCATCATGAGCGACTTCCCTTCACTTCTCCATTTATTCGTTCCGTGATCGGCAATGATCTTAGGCCAGGCAGTAATAGTGGCGGTTGCACCCGACGCAAGACCCCTGATCGTATGCCCTACTTGAAATGCTCCGACACTCTGTCCATAGATGGCATCCTGCAGCCGTATATATGTTACTCCATCAATGACATAGGTTTGTCTATATTCCCAATTTGCCCCCAAGCCGTTTGTCACCGTTTCTCCAGTCTGAAACGGTCCGTTGTTTATAGCTCCAACAATCGCCGTCGGATACTTATTATTCCAATATCCCCAGCGCGAAGCACTGCCGTCTATTTTCTTGGGGAGCAGGGCGGGGTCATACGCCCGGGAATCGCCTGATCCTGATGGATAAAGTCCATTAGCACCCCAATCCTTCAATTCATCGAATGTCTCCGCAATATCAAAATTGCTTTCAAGTGTCTGCTGCCAACCGGCATGTGCATCTATTGGCGATACTATGTATAGAAAACCCAATAGCGTTATCGTGATTACCTTTTTTCCTTTTTTAGACATGTCTACTATATGTTATATAACACTCAATCCGCTAGGCGCGGCAGGCGCGGTTACATCAGCAGGTCCCTGGAACGAAGCGAGGGTTGAAAAGTATGTCGGACCGATCTGGGTGCCGGAGATTATAAGATCATCTACCCACCACCTGGCATCCAACCCTCCGGTACCGTCATGAGCACTTAAGCGATTACCGCCAAAAACAAACTTGTTATAATAATGGTCAAAAACCTTGAGATGGTTTTCACCGGTTGCCACATAATACCCTTTCAATATCCCATCTTGATCATAAATCCAAAACTCAGTCGTTCCGTCAGTCGTATTAACTGTTCCTATATCCTGAGCCATTTCCACTCCAAACCATTGATTATTTTCAGAGAAGCCATCTACATCCATGGATGTTCCATTGCGCATCCGGACATTACTAATTGTTTGAAGATACGTATACAGCGAGGGTGCCCCTGAGGGATTTGCCACATGCCCAGCTTGTATGAAAAATGTACTCTCAGGAAACGTACTTCCGCCGCCATACAGATTGAATACGCTAAAATTTAACCCATATTCATCGAGTCTTGGGTAATTTGCATGATTAGGATCAACCAGGGCGCGATCTGCGCTATTTCCCCATGTTGTGATATCCGTAAATCCCGAATTTAAATCAAACATTTTTATAACCGAAACCGTATCATATCCATCAACAAGGCACTGAGTCCCCGGATTAACGCAAGGACTAAAAAACTCCGGGTTTAATTTTACCATAAAGAAAACATGGGCTTTTTTGAATCCACTTTTACCGCTGATGCCATCTCCAAAATATAAACCCATTCTTTGAGCTCCAATTCCTTCCATACTAGGATTTAAATCATTCGCATTGTTGTCTCCCAGATCCATCATTAATGACTTTCCGGTTCCTCTCCATGTATGAGAGGGTCCGTGATCGGCAATAAAAAGCGGCCACTGGAGGTTTGTCCCAGTTTTTGATCCACTCGTGATATTTTCCCCGACCACAAAATCTGAAATCTTATTAGTACCATCCGTGCTTGTTATTTGAATATAGCTTTTACCTTCAAGTACCCAAACCCTCTCAATAGTTTCCGTGGCGCCAGAAGTGCTTCCCGTAATAACATCCCCCCTTACAAACGTTCCATTTCCCGGAGTGTACTGGAACGATATACCTTTATTATTCCAAAAGGTCCATATCGAATTGCTGCCATCATTTTTTTTAGGAAGCGTAAGATTAGAAGCGCACGTCTCACAGCCTGCCATAGAATAAAACTGTCCGCCCGGGGTCCAATCCTGCAATTCATCAAACGTTTCCACAATAGCAAATCTACTCTCGAGGGTCTGCTGCCAACCCGCATGCACTTTAGTTAGGGGTAAAAATGACACCATTACTAATACTCCTATGATACCTATCTGTTTTATAGTAGATTTCTTAGGTCGGTTTTGCCAGTCAACTCGCCACGATTCAAGGGCAACCATTCGGAGTCATACACACGTGGGTCTTTGCTTTCCTTGGTATTTAATTATTGGTCTATTATACCATATATTAAAAACATCCGCGCGTCTTAGACGCGCGGATGTTTTAATTCAATTGCTCAAGCTCTTCTTCCACCACCTTCTTCTCATCCCATGGGATCTTTTTGCCGTCTTCCATACACATCACCAATTCTCCTCCCTTTCCGGTTAACACGACGGTATCCCCCTCCTTCGCCATCGCAAAGGCTTTCTTGATCGCTTCGCGTCGATCAAGCATCACATGCACATGCGCATGATCGAATGATTCTTCTGAGATTCCTTGTTTAATCTCATTAATTATCTGCATCTGGTCATCATCGTATGGGTCGTCATTCGTGAGCATGATCTCGTCGCAATAGCTTGCGGCGATCTTCCCCATCACCGGACGCCTCCATATATCACGGCCCCCTCCCGTGCCGCCAAATAAGCAGATCATTCGACTTCCCTCCTTCTTTAATCCAAGGCCTATAATCGCGCTGTATACTGCTTCCAAACTTTTCGGTTCATACGCATAGTCTACAATCACCGAAAAATTCTGCCCTTTATTAATAACCTCCATTCGCCCCGGGACGGTGCGCATGTTCGCCAATACCCTTCCTATGACACCCATCTCAATCCCCTGGGACAGCGCGACACAGATTGCCGCGCCGGCATTTTGCACATTAAATTCACCGATCAACGGAAGCGTATAATGCGCATCCTTCACGTCGAATTCCGAACCTGCCGCCTGCAATTTTACGTTCTTTATTTCCACTATATGCCGCAGATCACGATACTCGTGCGCGCGGTCGTGCGAAAGCGTATATCCGTACTGCATAAATTGCGGAACGTCCAAGAAATGCTTCACGTGCTCGTCGTCGAGATTATACACGCCGATGCCCTTCTTTTTGCGGGACAATTTCTTGAACAGCTTCACCTTTGCCTCGCGGTAATTCTCGAATCCCTTGTGCCGTTCAATGTGCTCGGGGGAGAGATTGGTGAATACCGCTACATCATAATCGATGAACCGATGTCTGTATTGTAAAATTCCTTCCGAAGATGTTTCTACGACTGCATATTCACACCCCGCTTTCTTCATCTGCCACAACAATCGCTGCAGCCGAAATCGGCCGACCATAGTCTGCTTGTATTCGTTCATCCATTCCTTCTCTCCAATTCTAAAATTAACGGTGGTTGCCAGCCCCGTCTTATGACCCGACTCATTCAATACATGCGCGATCAAGTTAGAAGTGGTCGTCTTTCCCTTTGTTCCCGTAACCCCGATGACTATCATGCCTTTCGAAGGGAATCCATAAATCACTGCACCAGTGAGTGCAAGCAGATAATGATACACGGGCTGAAAAAATTCGAAAATCGGCTGCGGAATTATTTTCCTTCCTATTCTTAATATCTTTTCCATGGTCATTTATGTTTTCCTATCAACTTCAATGCGGCCTTGAGTCGTGCTTCGGTCCCCTGCGTTTCGCCCGAGATCTGCTTAATCGCCTCATCTATCTCGTTTTGCCTATACCCGAGATTCTTCAATGCTGCCTTGATATCGCCATCTCCTTCATGAAATTCAATATTCTCTCCGCCCGTCATCTTTTTTATTTTATCACGCAGCTCCAAAACAATACGCTCTGCCTTTTTCTTCCCAACACCCGGAAATTCTGCCAATACATCTACTTTTTTCTGTTCTACCGCCGCCAAAAGCGTATCTGTCCCCACAACGCCCAATATTCCCTGTGCGGTCTTTGGCCCCACGCCATTAATGGTCGTAACCAGATCAAACATATCCAAGTCCCGCTCGGTCAAAAATCCGTACAGCTCCATCGCATCCTTCTTGAGGACGAATGAGCAAAAAAGATTAGTGATCGCCCCAACTGCAGGTAGCCGTGCGGCGTCAGCGGAAGCCATGGCAATCTTATAGCCCACACCTCCTGCTTGTATCACCACAAATCCCTCTTTTTTTGCCATTATTGTCCCCGATACCGAATAGATCATTGCCTATAGTATACGGGAATTAACCTATAACCTACAACCAATAACAACTAACGGGATGCGCGAGCTCTGTCATTCCCGCACTCAGGCCCCGTATCAGCGTACGGGGGTAAACTCCGGCGGGAATCTATACAATGCTGGATTCCCGCATTCGCGGGAATGACTACTCAGCTTAAAAATTTGACATTTATCAAGCTATTTTGTTTAATAATTCCAGAACAACATACCCCATTCGTGGGGCAACAATTAAACGGGAGGAGTGATTATGAGTAAGAACATGGAGCGAATCTTCTTTGCTTTTCTGTTGAGTTTCGTCGGGGCGATTGTCGCCAAACAGTTCGAAGCACTCTGGTGGATCGGACTGATCTTCGGCTTCATCTCCGGGTACATCGGGTACGACATCCGAAGCTTTCTCGGTGCGATTCCGGTCGCGCTCGCTAGCAGCTGCGCCGAAGTAGGAACGTTCATTCCGACAACGGGGAGGCTTAAGCGTTTTGCGTGCTGCGCCTTTTACACATTCGGCGCAGGCGTATGCACAGGGCTTATCTGCTTTGGTGCGATTAGCCTGCTCATTTTCCCTCTCACTCATGTCAGCGAGTGTCTTCTAATGGCTTCCTATGGCGGATTCTTTATGGGGATCTTTCTGGTCTGGATGACCCCCTCGGATTCCAAAACGGACGCCGGGACACAGATGCACATTGAAGATATGTCTACCATTATTCGATGGATGCACCCGATCCCCTTCGCGATCCGGACACTTCCACTGGGCATATTCTACTCACTTCGCGTAGTCGCCTGGATCACCGAAAAGGGATCCGAACTCGGGTGGCGATTCCTCTACCATCTCTACCGCCTCGTTCATTCGCATGAGCGGGTCCTCTTCGGTCTCGATGTTGCTCTCGGTGTTGCCATCGGTCATTACTCGGGCAACGCCCTTCTCGGTGGGTTCGCCGGGGCCGCTTGGTGGATCCTCGACTGGCACCTCATCTCCGTCAAGCTAATGAAGGTACAGCCGGCACAGTAGGCCGTCCAACCCTGTTTTACCAAGGCCGCGACTCAGTCGCGGCCTTTTTTTATCTTTTTTCTACTCATTTTCCTTATCTCTTCTTATGTATTGGTTGACAATATATATTATAATTTGTTTACTAATCTTAGTACCATACCCCATTCGTGGGACAACAACTGATACGGGAGGAGTGATTATGAGTAAGAACATGGAGCGAATCTTCTTTGCTTTCCTACTGTCGTTCGTCGGATCGATCATCGCACGACAACTCGGTGCCCTTTGGTGGGTTGGCCTGATTGTCGGTTTTGTCACCGGCTACATCGGCTGCGACGCACGGGAGTTCATCCGCGCGATCCCGGTCGCGTTTCGCACGACGTGCACAGGGACGAATTCGTGGATTCCGACGCGTGCAGGGCTCAAACGCTTTACGCGCTTCGCCTTCTATACGTTTGGCGCGGGCGCAAGTATCGCCTTCACTTTCTTCGGTGCGATTCTCCTGGTCATATCTCCCCCCCCTACTGAACATGCCACTACGTGGCTTCAATGGAGCGCCTATTTCGGGATTTATGTAGGACTTACGCTTATGTTCATAGCCTCCTCGAGCTTCAAAAGCGAAGATTCCATGCAGAGACACGTCAAAGATATGTCTCATATTGTCCAGTTATTCCATCCGATCCCCTTCGTGGTTCGGACGATCTGGATCGCCATCTTCTACGTACTCCTCGTAGTCGCCCTGGTCACCGAAAAGGTTTCCGAGTTCGCCTGGCAGTTCACCCATCATCTCTTCCGCATTGTGCATTCACACGAGCGAGTCCTCTTCGGGATCGATGTAGCCATCGGCGTCGCCATTGGTCACTATACCGGCAACGCCATCCTTGGCGGCCTGGCCGGTGTGGCATGGTGGATCCTCGACTGGCACCTCATCTCCCTCAAGTTGATGAAGGTACAGCCGGCACGGTAGGCCTCACGCCGTTGACATTATAGGTCAAAGAATGTAATATGGAACCACTATGCCGAATACAAAGACAGCAGAAAAGGCAAATCGCCAGAATATCCGCCGCAAGATCCGCAACGTAAAGCAGAAGGACACCTTGAAGGAAACAATCAAGGACTACAAGAAGCTCGTTGTGGCGAAGAAGACCGAAGCCGCCGAAAAGCAGCTCTCTGTCGTCTTCAAGAAGCTCGACAAGGCTGCCAAGACAAACATCATCAAGAAGAACAAGGCAAGCCGATTGAAGTCACGACTTTCTAAGAAGATCGCTACTCCTGCAAAATAATTAAAGGCACCCGTTATGGGTGTTTTTAGTTTACGAATTCCTGAGTCTATCTAAGGGCAAAATAACAAACACCCGTCCGCCAACTGACGAACGGGTGTGCCTTTTTTTGTTGACTTATTTCTGCTTAAATTGTTTACTATATCCAGCAACTCACACATTACCAATATTTGGAGGTATCTCATGTCGGTTAAGCTCTTGATGCAGCCGGGTAGGCCGCCGATGTCATGGCGAAGATTCTGCCAAATCAGCAACCCCTATTCCATCGCCTTTGATGGCTACGTGAACGAGGGGCCTCGATTCGACCCAGATGGTCCGCGCATGAACTGCAATCACCACGAGGGAGTCGATCGACTCGCAACGCGCGCAACCTGCGCACAGACCCTTCTCGCCATTCGCCAAGGACTTTTCAAATCCTTCACAACTGATGAGGGGGAGCTTCGCATCGACGCTTACTTCAATGATTGCGATCAGGACGTTTGCGTCACCTGGTTTCTGCTTAATCAGGGATGCCTTGTTTCAAACGTCATGAGTCCGGCACTAAACCGCCTGGTCATGATGGAGGACATGCTCGACTCGACCGCAGGGGCATATCCATTCCCGACGCATCTCCCGCTTCTGCAAAAACTCGCATGGATCTTTGAACCCTACACCCAGTTTCGCAGCAGCGGAGAATTGTACAAAAAGGACCCCGCGTCCTATACGCGCGTCGTCACGGATGTTGAATTGCGCATCATGCGGTATATCCTCGACGGCGGAGGTACATTGCCACTCGACACCCGGTATGAGGTGATCGGGTCACGTAAACACTGGACAATTGTTCGCGAGATCGGCGCCCACGCACGGACGGCGATGTTTGCCGATGGTATCAATTCCTTCATATCAGCGAGGGAACTCCCCGGCAATGCAATGGCGTATGTCATGGGACTTATGTCGCCATTCATTCGCCGGCCCGTTGCTAAAATCATTGCCGCGCTCAATGATGCGGAACAATGCGGCGAAGATCGGTGGGGCGGAAGCAATACCATCTGGGGTAGCCCCCGCGTATCAGGAAGTAAACTTCC